>Tibetan_p2__coassemble_1678_pt1 | contig 16913 bp, 10 predicted proteins | sample Tibetan_p2__metabat2_high_PE_016 | metagenome-assembled genome bin Tibetan_p2 | reverse complement strand
TGTGCAAGGGCGGGCACGCAGAGCACATCCATGCAAACTGCAGCTGTGAGTTTGCCTTACTTATCCACAACAAAGAAATTTTTTACAAGGCAAAATAAAATGCTATAATAAGCATAGGATAAGAAAGACATTTGAGGTGGTAGATTTCGTACCGACCACACGCCGCTGGTAATGACAAGGGCTGTGCCCTGAGAGATGCAGGAGGATGGTACGCCTGCCAAATGCCAATCGATGGGGAACGGTTCAGATACCGTTCCCCGTTCCTGTTAATAGACCTTTTAACCACGATGCACCCGCACCGTGGTTTTTTCATGCCGTCTTAGCTCAGCTGGCAGAGTTGCGGTCTCCCAGATGCGTCTACAGTATCGCCCGGACGTTTAAAGCATCCAGGCGATCTTGTAGACCCTTGCAAAATCGCAGGCGGTGCAGGGAATGGCCCAAAACGATGCAGAGAAAAACAGAAAAACCGCATGGATACTCGTTTTCTGAGCATCCATGCGGTTTTATAGCTTGGAGCAGGATACGGGACTCGAACCCGCCGCCTACTGCTTGGGAAGCAGTCGCTCTACCGGATGAGCTAACCCTGCAAGTGCTTATTTATATTAGCAGATTCTGCTGGCTTTGTCAACAGGTTTCCGGAAGGGATTTTCGACTTTTTGGGTTTTGGGGCCGGTCTGCTCCGGAAAATAGATGGATATACCGGCCAGAGATGAAAAAAAGCTTTTCTTTTGACGGTTTCATGGTATACTGTGCTATATAAATAGGCGGCCTTTCAATAAGGGAGCCTATGGCAAGAGCCCTTCCTGCCCTGGATGGGGCGGACAATGGCCGCCCGGGGCTGCCCGGCGGCAGATCATGAAAAAAGAGAGGCGGATGGAAATGTTGGATATGATTCAATGCACCAGCGGCGGAGCCTACTATGCCCGTGGAGAATGGGTCCCGGCGGATGAAAACGCAGGCCAGGTACTGGCGTCCAAGGGCTTTGATGCGGCTGCAGCAGCCCAGGCCCAAAAAGGCACGATGGCCTATGGCATCCTCAGTGCGCATAACCACAGCGGGGATGACGACGCATTGCAGCTGAAGTTCGATGCCATGGCCAGCCACGATATCACCTTTGTGGGCATTATCCAGACAGCGCGGGCTTCCGGGCTGGAGCGTTTCCCGATCCCGTATGTGCTCACCAACTGCCACAACAGCCTGTGTGCAGTGGGGGGGACGATCAATGAGGACGACCACCGGTTTGGTCTGTCCGCCGCTCAAAAATACGGCGGGATCTTTGTTCCGCCCCATCTGGCGGTGATCCACCAGTATATGCGGGAGCAATTTGCCGGCTGCGGCAAAATGATCCTCGGCTCGGACTCTCATACCCGTTATGGTGCTTTGGGCACTATGGCCATCGGTGAGGGCGGCGGCGAGCTGGCAAAGCAGCTGCTGGGCCGCACCTACGATGTGGCCCGGCCCGGCGTGGTGGCCATCTACCTCACCGGAGCGCTGCCTGCTGGCTGCGGCCCCCACGATGTGGCCATTGCGCTGGTGGGCAAGCTGTTCCAGAGCGGCTATGTCAAGAACAAGGTCATGGAATTTGTAGGCCCTGGCATCGCTTCGCTGCGGCAGGATACCCGCAATGCCATTGATGCGATGACCACCGAGACCACCTGCTTGTCCTCTATTTGGGAAACAGACGAGACCACCCGCCGTTTCCTGGCTGCACATGGCAGAGAGAAGGATTATAAGCCCCTGGCTCCGGCAGAGCTGGCCTATTACGATGGCCTGGTCACGGTGGATCTGTCCCGTATCCGCCCCATGATCGCCCTGCCGATGCACCCGTCCAACGCATTCACCATTGAGGAGCTGAACGCCAACCTGGAGGATATCCTGCACCAGTGCGAGCAGAACGTGCAGCAGCTGGTGGGCCGAAAGGACGTAAAGCTGGATCTGTGCAGCAAGATCGAAAATGGCCGTCTGCGGGTGGATCAGGGGGTCATTGCAGGCTGCGCCGGCGGCCTGTTCGACAGCATCTACGAGGCCAATTCCATCCTCAAGGGACATACCGGCGGCTGTGGAGATTATGCCCTCAGCGTATACCCCGGCAGCCAGCCCATTATGATGGAGCTGGTGCGCACGGGGGTCATTGGTCAGCTGATGGCCAGCGGCGCAACGGTGCGCACGGCTTTCTGCGGTCCGTGCTTTGGTGCAGGAGATGTGCCCGCCAACGGAGCGTTGTCCATCCGGCATACCACCCGCAACTTCCCCAGCCGGGAGGGTTCCAAGCCTGGTTCCGGCCAGCTGTCCGGCGTGGCGCTGATGGATGCCCGCAGCATTGCGGCTACCACGGCCAATGGCGGCCTGCTGACCGCCGCCACCGAGGTGGATTACGATCCTACCGTACCGGAGTACCAGTACGACCCCTCCAGCTACGATGCCCGGGTCTACCAGGGCTTTGGCAAGGGCAGCTACGACACCCTGCTCAAGCTGGGTCCCAACATCAAAGACTGGCCGGAGATCGCCCCCTTGGGGGAGAACCTGCTGTTGAAGGTGGCTTCGTTCATTACCGACCCCGTCACCACCACCGATGAGCTGATCCCTTCGGGCGAGACCAGCTCCTACCGTTCCAACCCCTTGGGTCTGGCCGAATTTACCCTTAGCCGCAAGGACCCCGCCTATGTGGGCCGCGCCAAAGCCGTCCAGTCGGAGGAGGCTGCCCGCCGGGCAGGGCAGGGGGATGCGTCCCTGCTGGATAAGATCCATGCTGTGCCCGGCTGCGAGGCTCTGACCTGGGCGGATGTACAGCTGGCTTCCACCATTTATGCGGTCAAGCCCGGCGATGGTTCCGCCCGGGAGCAGGCAGCCTCCTGCCAGCGTGTGCTGGGCGCCGGAGCAAATATCGTGTCCGAGTATGCCACCAAGCGCTACCGCTCGAACCTGATCAACTGGGGTATGCTGCCGCTGCAGCTGTCCGGCCCGGCACCGTTTGGACTGGGCGATTATATCCTGATCCCCAATGTGCGCCAGGCGCTGGAAGGCGATTTGCAAAACATCCCCGCTTATGTGCTGGGGGAGAAGGTGCTGCCCTTTACTCTGTACATGGCTCCGCTGACGGCGGATGAGCGCCGCATCCTGGCGGATGGCTGCCTGATCAACTACTATAAACACTAAAAAAGAGGTCTTTACTTCATGCCTGGCGATCTTCATTCTCATTCTACATTTTCAGATGGCTCGGTGCCCATTGGCCGCCTGCCGCTCATGGCTTCCCGGCTGGGCATCGGCACACTGGCGGTCTCGGATCATGATACCCTGCTCAGTGTCCGCTACGCCTATGATCATCCGGTGCAGGAGGGGGTGCGTCTGATCCCCGCCACCGAGCTTACCGGCTACGATTTTGCCCGCAAACATCGGGTGCATCTGCTGTGTTATTGGCCTGACCCGGAGGACGAGGGGATGCGGGCGCACTGCGATCTGATGCGCCAGCGCCGCAACGAGTGCTGCCTGCAAAGCGCCCGGGAGCTGGAGGCGATGTACCCTCAGTTCCGTACCGAGCAGGCGCTGGAATACTGCAAGGACAGCGGGGTGCTGTATAAGTGCGACCTGATGCGGGCGCTGCAGCATCTTGGCCTGAGCGATGGCAATATTTACGGGGAGACCTACCATTACCTGTTTGGATGGGAGCCGCGGGGCGTGGTGCTGCACTCGCCGGAGTATCCGCCGGTGGAGCAGGTGCTGGATATGGCCCATAAGGCGGGAGCCGTGGTGGTCCTGGCACACCCGACGGTATATAAAAGTATGCCGCTGGTGCGGGAACTGGCTGCCGCAGGGAAGATCGACGGCATAGAGGTGGATCACCCCCGCAACAGCCCGGCAGACCGTGCAGAGTGCATCGAGCTGTGCCGGAAGTATGGGCTGATCCCGCTGGGCGGCAGTGATTTTCATGGAGCCAATCACAAAGTGCCCCACCCGCTGGGCACCTGCCTGACCGCGGATGAATCGCTGGCACGTCTGGAGGAACTGGCGGCGGCACGCCGTCATGTCCGGTGACCGGACGGATCAAGATATAGGATAAAAAAGAAAAGAGGATATCTAAACCATGAGCAAGAGTTTTCGTTACCCGAACCACGGCACCTGTTCCCGTGAGACCCTGATCACCCTGAACGAGGACCATACCATTGAATCCATCCAGGTGATGGGTGGCTGCAATGGCAACCTGAAGGGCATCAGCAGCCTGCTGCAGGGCATGAAGGCAGAGGATGCCATTGCCCGTATGGAGGGTACCACCTGCGGTCCCCGTCCCACCAGCTGCCCGGACCAGATCGCACAGAATCTGCGCCGCGCTCTGGCAGAGCTGGGCTAAGCGCTGCAAAACCATCCAATAGAAAAAAGTCCCGCCCCACAGCAGGTAGCTCTGCCGTGGGGCGGGACTTTGCTTATATTAGGATAGGGGCACAAGGGGCGGCACACACAAAGCGGCGGCCCGTGCCATGCTTACTGCTTCGCCTTCATGTAGATGTGATGGGGCAGACCGGCAATGTACAGCGGGGTCAGCTCCGCCTGGATCAGCGGGCGGGCGTAAGCCAAAAATTCCTCCGTCATCTGGGTATGGTTCTCGTTCATCCAGCTCAAGGGCACCTTTTTCTCCAGGTTGGCTACTTCGCTGATGGGGTGCAGCTCGGTGGTGCACTGATAGGGGTTGTTGGACAGGCGCTTCAATGCAACCATCTGCCCGGTGACGCCCTCAAAAGCAGCCTTGGCGGCAGCGCCGCCCACCTGGTATGCCTCGGTGATATCGGTGCGGCTGGTCAGGTGACCGGCACAGCGCTGCAGGGTAGCAAGCTCGATGCAGCGGGTCTTGGTGTCCAGCTTGCGGGCGATCACGTTGGCCAGATACCGGGCAGTGCCGGTCAGGGCTTTGTGGCCAAAGGCGTCCACTGCGTGCACATCATCCGCCAGCTCACAGACATAGCGGCCGTCCTCCAGCTTGACGCCCTCGGAAACAGCGATCACGATGCTGGGCTTGGTCTCCTGCATGGCCTGGACCTTTTCGACAAAACGATCCACATTGAACGGCACTTCCGGCAGGCAGATCATATCCACGCCTTCACAGTCATCGCTCTTAGCCAGGGCAGCGGCGGCGGTCAGCCAGCCGGCATTGCGGCCCATGATCTCCACAACGGTGACATATTTGGTGCCGTAGACCGTAGCATCCCGGATGATCTCCTTCATCACCACACCAATGTACTTGGCCGCAGAGCCATAGCCGGGGGTGTGGTCGGTGACCATCAGGTCGTTGTCGATGGTCTTGGGCACGCCCATGAACCGGATATCGCTGTCGATACGGGTGCCGTAGTCTGCCAGCTTGCCGATGGTATCCATGGAGTCGTTGCCGCCGATGTAGAAGAAGTAGCCCACATCCAGCTTGTCCAGGATCGCAAACAGCTTTTTGTAGACCGACTCATCCTCCCGCCAATCCGGCAGCTTATAGCGGCAGCTGCCCAAAAAGCTGGAAGGGGTGCGCTTCAGCAGCTCGATGTCCAGGTCATCCGTGAGGTACTGGGACAGATCCACGACCCGCTCCTCCAAAAGCCCCGCTACACCGTTGCACATACCGTACACGACGGATGCGCCGCGGTTTTTGCAGCTTTCAAACACACCGGCCAAGCTTGCATTGATGACCGAGGTGGGGCCGCCGGATTGACCAACGATTGCGTTCTTACCCATGATGATTTCTCCTTTTTTGTTTTCGGCTTTGATCGGCTTTATCCTGCCCGGCAGCAGCAGGGCGGGACAGAGCCTTTATTGAGATCGTGCAGGCGCACGAAAACAAGACTAAAGGGATGGGGGAAAGGGGCTGCATCCGGCAGGATACGCCAGGTGCAGAACGGGATCAAAGGCAGATGTGACGGGGGGTGCCGTTGACGTAAACAGGGGTCACCTCATCCAGGATCAAGGGGCGGGCGTACTCCTCAAAAGCGGAGGTCACCTGCATCCCGTCCGGGGTGATCCATTCCAGCGGGACCTTCTTTTCCAGGTTGGCCACCTGCTGTACGTCCACCAGCTCCGTGACACACTGATAGGGGTAGGCAGAGATCCGTTTCAGTGCGACCATGCGGCCGGTCTCCCCGGCAAAGGCGGCAGCGGCAGCGGCGCCGCCCACGGCGTAGGCTTCGTTTACGTCGGTGCGGCTGGCCAGATGGCTGGCGCAGCGCTGCAGGGTGGAAAATTCGATCGCGCGGCTCTTGCAGCCCAGCTTGTCGTGGATCAGCTCGGACAGATACCGGCTGGTTCCGCTGAGGATGGCTTTGTGGCCAAAGGCATCCAGCTGCCCGGCGGTGGACACCAGGTCGCACAGATAGGTGCCGTCTGCGGTTTTGACGCCCTCGCTGGCGGCAATGATCACGTTGGGCTTTGTGCGCTGCAGCTCGTCCACCCGTGCCAGGAACTTTTCCTGGTCAAAGGGCACTTCCGGCAGCAGGATCAGGTCGGGGCCGTCGCAGTCGTCGCCGCCGGCCAGGCAGGCGGCGCCGGCCAGCCACCCGGCATGACGGCCCATGATCTCGGCTACGGTCACGCTGCGCATATTGTAGACCGAGGAATCCTGGATGACCTCCTTGAGGATGGTGGCAATGTACTTGGCTGCGGAACCGTAACCAGGGGTGTGGTCGGTCAGACACAGGTCGTTGTCGATGGTCTTGGGCACCCCGATAAAGCGGATGGGGCTGCCCACCGAGCTGGCATAGCGGGAGAGCTTGGCAATGGTGTCCATGGAGTCGTTGCCGCCGATGTAGAACACGGCGCACACCTCGTATTTGTCAAACAGGGTAAACAGCTTGACAAAGGGGGCGCTGTCTTTTTCCGGGTCCGGCAGCTTATAGCGGCAGCTGCCCAGGTAACTGGAAGGCGTGCGCTTCAGCAGCTCGATGCTCAGCCGGTCGTCCAGCAGAACATTCAGCTCTACCAGCTCCTCCTTCAACAGTCCCTCGATGCCGTACTTCATCCCGTAGACCGTGTCGGCGCCCATGCTGCGGGCTGCCTTATAGACACCCGCCAGGCTTGCGTTGATGACGGCGGTGGGGCCGCCCGACTGGCCGACGATGACGTTCCTGGCCATGATAGTTCCTCCTTCTTATCTGTGGGTTGGCTGCGGCTGGCTGGACTGTGTCGGATGCAAAAGCCCCGTGCTGCCCTGCACTGCATCACAAGAGCCCCGATGTCCCAAAGCCTGCGCCGCAAGTCGTACAAAAAAGTAGCAGCCTTGTTTGCACGGTTTTTGTAAAATGTGTAAATTCAGCTACGATTCTATTGTAACCATTTTGCGTGTTGTATGCAAGACCCAATTGGTTGCGAAGGCAAAAAAAATATGCTAAAATGGTACGACACAGGGGCTGTGTCCGGGTCTGTGCTCCCGGAGCCCTATGTAACGCCGACAGGAAAGGTGGATAAGACCACAATGGGCATCTCACACGAATATCATTCCGCACATGCACGGCCTGCGCAGCGCCGGGGCAAAAGCGTATTTATATTGCGGCTGGCTGGTACAGCTGCTGCCATTTTGCTGATCTCTGCTGCCGTGACAGCTGTTTTGCAGCACGGCGGGCCGGAACAGGCTGCCTCTGTTCCGGTACAGCCCAGCGGCACAGCGCAGGAGATCCTGGCGCCGCTGCCCATGCAGGGGCAGGGGACAACTGGAGAGCCGGATGTGCAGCCTGGAGTGGTGGAGCTGGAAGCGTTTGGTCCGGCTCTCCAAACACCGGGGGCATATGCGCTGCGTGCGTATGATGCGCAGACCATTCGTCAGCCTGCCTGTGGACAGGTGGACCTGAGCTACTTTGCGGATGCAGCGTTTCTGGGCGATAGCCTGACGGTGGGCTTTTCGGATTACAGCATCCCTCTGGGCGGTGCGCTGATCTGCGGCTATACCGGTGTGGGACCGGACGCCATCGTCAACCGCAGCACGGTCAAGAGCCCGGTCCGCGGTCCGGAAGTGGCGCTGGACGTGCTGGCGGCAGCGCAGCCCAAAAAACTCTATCTGCTGCTGGGCACCAATACCCTGACCAGGGCGGGCGCAGAGGGCAAGTTCCTGGCCTATTACGGCCAGATGCTGGATGTGCTGCGGCAGACGCTGGGGGATCAGTGCCGGATCTATGTGCAGTCCATTCCGCCGGTGCGGCCCAATGCAGCCGCCGAGCGTCCGGGTCTTGCCAGTGAGTCGCTGCGGGCTGTCAACGAGCAGCTGGCGCAGCTGGCGGATGCAAAGGGCTGCATTTACCTGGATCTGTGGGAGACGCTGGCCGATGGAGAGGGCAATTTGAAGGAGATCCTGGCTGCACCGGACGGCGTGCACCTGTCTGCCGGCAATGGCTATGGAGCCTGGGTCACCTATCTGCGCAACCACGCCCAGTACGACCCCGCCAACCCCTGGACCCCCGGCAGTGTATACAGCCAGGGCTGACCAAAGATAAAAATCCCCCGCAGCGGCTCTTTTCAGAGCGCTGCGGGGGATTTTTGTGTATTTTACAGCAGCTTACTTCTTCTTGCTCTTAGCTTTCATGCGCTGCTCGTGGTTCAGGATCTGCTTGCGGATACGCAGGTTCTGGGGGGTGACCTCCAGCAGCTCGTCCTGTGCCAGGAACTCCAGGCTGCCCTCCAGGCTCAGCTTGCTGATGGGCACCAGACGCAGAGCGTCGTCCGAGCCGGAAGCGCGGGTGTTGGTCAGGTGCTTGGTCTTGCAGATGTTCACGTCCACATCCTCACCGGTGGGGGTGTAGCCGATGACCATGCCCTCGTAGACCTTCTCGCCGGGTCCGATCAGCAGGGTGCCGCGCTGCTGGGCATTGAACAGGCCGTAGGTGACAGACTCGCCAGTCTCAAAGCTCACCAGAGAGCCGGTGGCGCGGTTGGCGATCATGCCGGCCCACACATCGTAGCCGTCAAAGATCTGGTTCAGGATGCCCTCACCATGGGTGTCGGTCAGGAACTGGTTGCGGTAGCCGAACAGGCCACGGCTGGGCATCCGGAACTCCAGACGCACACGGGTGTCGCCCAGAGCTTCCATCTGCTGCAGGATGGCCTTGCGCTGGCCCAGGCCGGTCATGACAGCGCCCTGATACTGGGTGGGCACGTCGATCACCACGTGCTCCATGGGCTCGTAGGTCTTGCCGTCGATCACCTTGGTCAGAACGTGGGGAGGGGAGACCTGCAGCTCGTAGCCTTCACGGCGCATGGTCTCGATGAGGATGGACAGGTGCATCTCGCCACGGCCCATGACCCGGAAGGAATCAGTGGTGGGGGAGTCCTCCACCTTCAGGGCCACGTCCTTCAGCAGCTCCTTCTGGAGGCGGTCACGGATCTGGCGGCTGGTGACGAACTTGCCCTCACGGCCAGCCAGGGGGCTGTCGTTGACCGAGAAGGTCATCTCCACGGTGGGGTCATTGATCTTCACAAAGGGCAGGGGCTCCACCTGAGAGGGGCTGCACAGGGTGTTGCCGATGGTCACATCCGGCAGACCGGAGAAGGCCACGATATCGCCGGCGGTGATGTTGTCGCAGGGCTGGCGGCCGTTGGCCTGGAAGTCGTAGAGCTTGGTCAGGCGGCCCCGCATCTTCAGGTCCGGGTTGTGCCAGTCGCACACCACCACTTCCTCGCCTACCTTGGCCACGCCGTTCTGGATGCGGCCAATGCCAATGCGGCCCACGAACTCGTTGTAGTCCACAGAGGACACCAGCATCTGGAAGGGAGCCTCAGGGTCGCCTTCCGGGGGCTGGATGGTGTCCAGCAGGGTGTCGAACAGGGGCATCAGGTCGGTGCCGGGCACATCCGGGTCCAGGCTGGCGGTACCCTGACGGCCGCAGCAGAACAGGATGGGGCAGTCCAGCTGCTCGTCGGAGGCACCCAGGTCCATCAGCAGGTACAGCACCTCGTCGATGACCTCTTTGATGCGGGCATCGGGGCGGTCGATCTTGTTGATGGCCACCACCAGGCTCAGGTTCTGCTGCAGAGCCTTCTGCAGAACAAAGCGGGTCTGGGGCATGCAGCCCTCAGCGGCGTCCACCAGCAGCAGCACGCCGTTGACCATCTTCAGCACACGCTCCACCTCGCCGCCAAAGTCGGCGTGGCCCGGAGTGTCCACGATGTTGATCTTCACGCCCTTGTAGGTGCAGGAGCAGTTCTTGGCCAGGATGGTAATGCCGCGCTCACGCTCGATGTCGCCGCTGTCCATCACACGCTCGGACACCACCTGATTGTCACGGAACGCGCCGCTCTGGCGCAGCAGGGCGTCCACCAGGGTGGTCTTGCCGTGGTCAACGTGAGCGATAATAGCGACGTTGCGCAAATCGTTACGAACCATAAATATACAACCTCTCTATTCAGATCTTCTTAGAAGGAATATCATACTGTCTGAGTTTATCGCATCCCGGGGTAGTTTGTCAAGGTTGTATAAAAATTTTTTCAGTCTTTCGGCGTTTTGCCTGAGAAAAACCTGCGTTTTTGGGGGGCACTGGGGCACAAAATGTGGTATACTGAACGTAACCCAAAGGTTTGTGGAGGATGGCAGCGGGATGCTTGCATTTTCATGGACCGGGGGCCATTATAATGTATTATTAAGGCCGTTTCAACGCCCGTGCTCCGGGCGCGATGGGAGGTGTCCACTGTGAAACTGACATTTTTAGGTGCGAACCATGAAGTTACAGGCAGCTGTACCTTGTTGGAGGCCGCCGGCAAGCGGATCTTGATCGACTGCGGCATGGAACAGGGACGGGATACCTATGAAAACCAGCCTTTGCCGGTGCCGGCAGGTGAGGTGGACTGTGTGCTGATCACACACGCCCATATTGACCATACCGGACTGCTGCCGCTTTTGGTGCGCAACGGTTTTGGGGGCGAGATCTACGCCACGACACCTACGGTAGAGCTGTGCGGCATCATGCTGCGGGACTCGGCGCATATCCAGGAGTTTGAGGCGGAGTGGAAAAACCGCAAAGGCCAGCGCTCCGGTGCGGACCCGGTGGAGCCCATGTACACGGTCCAGGATGCAGAGGCGGCCATCAAACTGTTCCACGGCGTGCCCTATAACACGCAGTTTGCCCTGGCGCCGGGGGTAGAGGTTCGCTTTGTGGATGTGGGACATCTGCTCGGCTCGGCCAGTGTGGAGATCTGGATCACAGAGGAAGGCAAAACGGTCAAGCTGGTGTTTTCCGGCGATATCGGCAACCTGAATCAGCCGATCCTGAAAGATCCCGCCTATCTGCACGAGGCAGATTATGTGGTGATGGAGTCCACCTACGGCGACCGCAGCCACGGCCCCCGGCCGGACTATGTAGGGGAGCTGAGCGCTATTTTGCAGCGCACCCTGGACCGGGGCGGCAATGTGGTCATCCCCAGCTTTGCGGTGGGCCGCACCCAGGAGATGCTGTATTTTATCCGGGAGATCAAAAACCGGGACCTGGTCAAAGGGCACGGCAATTTCCCGGTCTATATCGACAGTCCGCTGGCCATTGAAGCGACCCGCATCTTCCATGAGACGGATTCTGCCTGCTTTGATCAGGAAACACGGGAGCTGCTGGCACAGGGAGTCCACCCGATCCTGTTCCCGGGGCTGCGGGTCAGCGTGACCAGTGAGGAATCCCGCCAGATCAACTCGGACCGGGAGCCCAAGGTCATCCTTTCTGCCAGCGGTATGTGTGAGGCGGGCCGTATCCGCCATCACCTGAAGCATAACCTTTGGCGGCCGGAGAGCACCATCCTGTTTGTGGGCTATCAGGCCGCGGGCACCTTGGGACGAGTCCTGCTGGAGGGTGCCCCGCAGGTAAAACTGTTTGGTGAGACCATCGAGGTGCAGGCGGAGCTGTGTCAGCTGACCGGTATGTCCGGCCATGCAGACCGGGAAGGGCTGCTGCGCTGGATCGAAGCCTTTGACACAAAACCCAAGCGGGTGTTCGTCAACCATGGCGAGGACGAAGTGGAGGACCAGTTCGTTCAGCTGCTGCAGGAGCGGGGCTTTACCGCTTGTGCGCCTTACAACGGGGCGCAGTGGGTCTTGGGCGCAGAGGGTGCAGTCTGTGTTCAGGAGGGCAGCCGGGAGAAGGTGCAGCGCCGCACTGGCACGGAGGGGCCGAGCCGTGCTGCATCGGTATTCCAGCGGCTGGTCAATGCAGGCCGCCGTCTGCTGCGGGTCATCGAGCACAACCAGGGCGGAGCAAACAAGGACCTGGCCCGCTTTGCCGACCAGATCAATGCCCTGTGCGACAAGTGGGACCGCTGAACCTAAGCGGGAAAGCGCCGACTGCGCATCCTTTTACAGCCCTGCCGGAAAGCACTGCCCGGCAGGGCTTTTTTGTGTGCGGAGGGGAGGGGAAGGCAAGAGCAAACATAGACAAAATGCACAAGGCGCTTTTGGTCAGGAACGCAAAAAACAGAAAAATCAAGACGAAAAATACTCAAAGCGTACACGTCTCCGGGTGTGCTGCAAAAACCGGCCGGAAAGAAAAAATCCGCTCAAAAACCCGAAAATGGCTTGACACCAGGGGTTTTTGTGTTATACTAAGATAGTATCACATAATGGCCTAGTGCGCCAAAAACGGGGTTTGAGGCGTCGGCACTTTGGGGCGTTCATCCTAAAGTTTGTTAAAAATGCCGAAACTCTCCGCGCTGCGCGGGCCGAATTATGTGCGTGTGCTCAAATTTCGACCCGCGTATGCAACATCCGTAGAGTATAAAAGTAAGGAGTGGTTGATTTTATGATGAAAGTCAAGCCCGTAAAGCTCGGCAAAACCGAGCGCATGAGCTTCTCCCACATCGACGAAGTCATCAGTATGCCCAACCTGATCGAGGTCCAGAAGAACTCGTATCAGTGGTTTCTGGACGAGGGCCTGAAAGAGGTCTTCCATGACATCGGCGCCATTGAGGATTACACCGGCAACCTGGCACTGAGCTTTGTGGATTTCCGCCTGGACAAGGAGCCGAAGTATTCCATCAAGGAGTGCAAAGAGCGGGACGTGACCTACGCTGCCCCGCTGCGTGTCACGGCTCGTCTGCTGAATAAGGAGACCGGCGAGGTCAAAGATCAGGAGATCTTCATGGGTGACTTCCCGCTGATGACCGATGCGGGCACCTTTGTGATCAATGGTGCAGAGCGCGCTATCGTCAGCCAGCTGGTCCGTTCTCCCGGCGTATTCTACGGCGATGCAAAGGACAAGGTGGGCAACGACCTGTACAGCGCCACCATGAACCCCAACCGCGGTGCCTGGCTGGAGTATGAGACCGATGCTTCCAACGTGTTCTATGTCCGCATCGACAAGAACCGCAAGCTGCCGGTCACCGTGCTGTGCCGTGCCCTGGGCCTGTCCTCGGATGAGGATATCCTGAACTACTTCGGCGAGGATGAGCGCATCCTGGCCACCCTGGAGAAGGATACCACCAAGAATAGGGAAGAGGGCCTGCTGGAGGTCTACCGCAAGCTGCGCCCCGGCGAGCCTCCCACGGTGGAGTCCGCTACCAGCCAGATCAATATGCTGTTCTTTGACCCCCGCCGGTACGATCTGTCCCGGTTTGGCCGGTACAAGATGAACAAGAAGCTGGCTCTGGCCCGCCGTATCATCGGCCATGTGGCTGCGGATAACGTGGTGGCCCCCCTGACCGGCGAGATCCTGATCGAGGCTGGCTCCAAGATCACCCGCGCAATGGCAGAGCAGGCAGACGCTGCTGGTGTCAGCCTGGTCACCCTGCGCATCGATGACAAGGACGTCAAGGTCATCACCAACGGCTGTGTGGACGCACAGGCTTTCTTCTCCTTCGACGTGAAGGAGTGCGGCATCAACGAGCGCTGCTCTTTTGAGGAGATCCGCAAGATCCTGGACACCACCTCCGATGTGGAGGAGCAGAAGGAGCTGCTGTGCCGCAACCACGACCAGCTGATCGGCCGCACCGTTACCACTGCGGACATCTTTGCTTCCATCAACTACCTGAACGGCCTGGCCCACGGCATCGGTTCTACCGATGATATCGACCACCTGGGCAACCGCCGTATCCGCAGCGTGGGCGAGCTGCTGCAGAACCAGTTCCGCATCGGCTTCTCCCGTATGGAGCGTGTGATCCGTGAGCGCATGACCCTGCAGAGCCAGGATCAGAGCGTCATCACCCCGCAGGCACTGATCAACATCCGTCCTGTGGTGGCTGCCATCAAGGAGTTCTTTGGCTCCTCTCCGCTGTCTCAGTTCATGGACCAGAACAACCCCCTGGCTGAGCTGACCCATAAGCGCCGTCTGTCCGCTCTGGGCCCTGGCGGTCTGAGCCGTGACCGTGCAGGTTTCGAGGTCCGTGACGTTCACTACAGCCACTACGGCCGTATGTGCCCCATCGAGACGCCGGAAGGCCCCAACATCGGTCTGATCTCTTACCTGGCATCCTATGCTAAGATCAATGCGTATGGCTTCGTGGAGGCCCCTTACCGTAAGGTGAAAAAGACCTACGATGAGGAAGGCCGCCTGATCGACCAGGTCGTTACCGATGAAGTGGAGTATATGACCGCTGATCTGGAGGACGAGTACGTCGTCGCCCAGGCCAACGAGCCCCTGGATGAGAGCAAGCACTTCAAGCGGCAGCGCGTGTCTGCCCGCCGCCGGGACGAGATTTTGGAAATCGACGCTGAAAAGGTCGATTATATGGACGTTTCTCCCCGGATGATGGTCTCTGTGGCAACCGCCTGCATCCCCTTCCTGGAGAACGACGACTGTAACCGTGCTCTGATGGGCTCCAACATGCAGCGTCAGGCCGTGCCTCTGATGGTCACCCAGCAGCCGCTGGTCGCCACCGGTATGGAGTACAAGGCAGCTACCGACTCTGGTACTGCTGTGCTGGCCAAGAACGACGGCATCGTGGAAAAGGTGGATGCAGACCATGTGCTGGTGCGCACCACCGCAGGTGCCCTGGAGGATTACGCTCTGGTGAAGTTTGCCCGCTCCAACGCAGGCACCTGCATCAACCAGCGCCCCATCGTGGAAGTAGGGGAGACCGTCAAGGCAGGCCAGGTGCTGGCCGATGGCCCTGCTATGCGCAATGGTGAGATCTCTCTGGGCAAGAACGCTCTGATCGGCTTCATGACCTGGGAGGGCTACAACTACGAGGACGCCGTCCTGCTGAACGAGAAGATCGTCCGCGAGGATGTGTACACCTCCATCCATATCGAGGAGTACGAGACCGAGTCTCGTGACACCAAGCTGGGACCTGAGGAGATCACCCGTGATATCCCCAACGTCTCCGAGGATGCCCTGAAGGACCTGGACGAGCGCGGTATCATCCGCATTGGCGCCGAGGTCAAGAGCGGCGATATCCTGGTTGGTAAGGTCACCCCCAAGGGCGAGACCGAGCTGACCGCTGAGGAGCGCCTGCTGCGGGCTATCTTTGGTGAGAAGGCCCGTGAGGTGCGTGACACCTCCCTGCGTGTGCCCCATGGCGAGTATGGCATCATTGTGGATGTCAAGGTGTTCACTCCGGAAAACAGCGACGAGCTGCAGCCCGGCGTGCGCCAGGTGGTGCGCTGCTACATTGCCCAGAAGCGCAAGATCAGCGTGGGCGATAAGATGGCAGGCCGTCACGGCAACAAGGGTGTCGTTTCCCGCATCCTGCCGCAGGAGGATATGCCGTACCTGCCGGACGGCACCCCGCTGGATATCGTGCTGAACCCGCTGGGCGTTCCCTCCCGTATGAACATCGGTCAGGTGCTGGAAGTCAACCTGGGCTATGCAGCCAAGGCTTGCGGCATCAAGGTCATGACCCCGGTGTTCGACTCCGCACGAGAGAATGATATCGGCGATGCATTTGATACTGCCCGGGAGATGTGGCACGGCGAGAACGCCCCCGCATACCCCACCAAGCTCCCCCGGATCATGGGCGAGAAGGGCCATATCATCGACTTCTCCAAGATCGAGCTGGACCGCGACGGCAAGACCACCGTTTACGATGGCCGTACCGGCGAAAAGTTCGACAACCGGGTCACGGTGGGCTATATGTACTACCTGAAGCTGCACCACCTGGTCGACGATAAGATCCATGCCCGTTCTACCGGCCCCTACTCTCTGGTCACGCAGCAGCCCCTGGGCGGCAAGGCCCAGTTCGGCGGCCAGCGCTTCGGCGAGATGGAGGTCTGGGCACTGGAGGCTTACGGCGCAGCTTATACCCTGCAGGAGATCCTGACCGTCAAGTCCGACGACGTGGAGGGCCGTGTCAAGACCTACGAGGCCATCGTCAAGGGCGAGCCGGTGCCGCAGCCGGGTATTCCGGAGTCCTTCCGCGTTATGCTCAAGGAGCTGCAGTCCCTGGGTCTGGACGTGGTGGTCCAGGACAAGGAAGGCAACGAGATCGATATGCGCCAGAACTTTGACGACGAGGAGACCGGCTTTGATATGCGCGATGTTGCCGGTACCGAGACTGTCACCAACGAGAACGAGCTGGCAGGCGACTACACCATCAAGGACGCAGGCTCCAGCTTCGATGATCCTTCTGTGCTGGAGGACAGCTCCAGCGAAGCGGCTCCCGCTTCTTTTGACGAAGTGGACATTGAATGACCCCTCAGGGTCGCCCGGTGCGGCGGCCGGCAGAAAAGCCGGTGACCCGCCGCAGCCGGTGCGGACCCGCACAGCCGCGTGTTATCATCGAGACAACTAGAGATTAAGGAAGGGTTCGTTTCATGGAAAACAACGTTTTCGATTCGATCAAAATCGGCCTTGCCTCTCCCGATCAGATCCGCAAGTGGAGCTACGGCGAGGTGAAGAAGCCGGAGACCATCAACTACCGCACCCTGAAGCCGGAGCGCGACGGCCTGTACTGCGAGCGCATTTTTGGACCTACCAAGGACTGGGAGTGCCACTGCGGTAAGTACAAGCGCATCCGTTATAAGGGCAAGGTCTGCGACCGCTGCGGCGTTGAGG